>BNJS01002760.1_pt1:630000-659138 | contig 659138 bp, 556 predicted proteins | sample 8540461 | NCBI WGS metagenome assembly BNJS01 (sample SAMD00202454, study PRJDB9452) | human saliva metagenome | isolation source: human saliva | place: Japan
TGCATTCTTTTTCGTACTTTTGTTACGCAAGTCGGAAGAGCTTGATCACTAAAGTGGAGAATTTTCTCCGGAGAACTCGCTCTCTGCACGATAGCAGAAGTCTTACACAATTCCTATATCAAACACTTTTGATTCAATGGCAACATTAGATCTTTCAAAGTACGGTATTACGGGTACTACCGAAATCGTACACAACCCTTCTTACGAACAGCTTTTCGAAGAAGAAACCAAAGCAACCCTCGAAGGATTCGAAAAGGGTCAGGAAACTGAACTCGGCGCTGTGAACGTGATGACGGGTATCTACACCGGCCGTTCGCCCAAGGACAAGTTCATCGTAGTTGACGAGAACTCTAAGGACACCGTGTGGTGGACCACCGAAGGTTACAAGAACGACAACCACCCCTTGTCGGAAGAAGCTTGGGCTGTGGTTAAGGATCTTGCCAAGAAGGAACTCTCCAACAAGCGCCTCTTTGTGGTTGACGCTTTCTGCGGTGCCAACAAGGACACGCGTCTTGCCGTTCGCTTCATCGTAGAAGTTGCTTGGCAGGCTCACTTCGTAACGAACATGTTCATCAAGCCCACGGCTGAAGAACTTGCTAACTTCGAACCCGACTTCGTGGTTTACAACGCTTCTAAGGCGAAGGTTGAAAACTACAAGGAACTTGGTCTCAACTCTGAAACTTGCGTTGCCTTCAACATCACGACGAAGGAACAAGTTATCCTCAACACTTGGTATGGTGGTGAGATGAAGAAGGGTATGTTCTCGATGATGAACTACTACCTTCCCCTCCGCGGCATCGCTTCGATGCACTGCTCTGCCAACACCGACCTCAATGGCGAGAACACCGCTATCTTCTTCGGTCTCTCCGGCACGGGTAAGACGACTCTCTCTACCGATCCGAAGCGTCTCCTCATCGGTGACGACGAGCACGGTTGGGACGATAACGGCGTCTTCAACTTCGAAGGCGGTTGCTACGCTAAGGTGATCAACCTCGACAAGGAAAGCGAACCCGACATCTACGCTGCTATCAAGCGCAACGCGCTCCTCGAGAACGTAATCGTTGACGCTAACGGCAAGATCGACTTCAGCGACAACAGCGCTACTGAGAACACGCGCGTTACTTACCCCATCGATCACATCGAGAACATCGTTCGTCCCGTATCGGCTGCTCCCGCTGCGAAGAACGTGATCTTCCTCTCGGCTGACGCCTTCGGTGTATTGCCTCCCGTTTCTATCCTCAATGCTGCTCAAACGCAGTACTACTTCCTCAGCGGTTTCACCGCTAAGCTCGCAGGTACGGAACGTGGTATCACTGAACCCACGCCCACTTTCTCTGCTTGCTTCGGTCAGGCCTTCCTCGAACTTCACCCCACGAAGTACGCTGAAGAGCTCGTGAAGAAGATGGAGAAGAGCGGTGCTAAGGCTTATCTCGTGAACACGGGTTGGAACGGTACCGGCAAGCGCATCTCCATTAAGGACACTCGTGGTATCATCGACGGTATCCTTTCCGGTGCTATCCTCTCTGCTCCCACGAAGCAGCTCCCCATCTTCAACTTCGAGATCCCCACGGAACTCACGGGCGTTGCTACCGAAATCCTCGATCCTCGCGACACTTACGCTAGCGCTGCTGAATGGGAAACCAAGGCTAAGGATCTCGCAGGTCGTTTCGTTAAGAACTTCGAGAAGTACACGACCAACGAAGCCGGTAAGGCGCTCGTTGCTGCTGGTCCCCAGCTCTAATCGAGTGATACACTCGCTTAGTGCGTGACTTTTTCCGCACCGCGGCATCCTCCACACGGAGGGTGCCGCTTTTTTTGTGCTGTGTTTTGGTTTCCGGCTCTTAATTTTCAATGAAAGGGTGACGGCAGCGCCTTATATGCAACCAATCGGTGCGTCTGTAGTCGTGGGCTTCAGGAAAGAGAGCGAGAAACAAATGTTTTCGAACGAAAATATGTAACTTTGCTTCTCATCAAACTTTTCTTTCTGCGATGACGCTCCAACAATTAGAATACGTCGTGGCTTTGGCCGATCACGGGCAGTTTCTCAAAGCTGCCGAAGCCTGCGAGGTGACACAGCCCACGCTCAGTTCGATGATCCAAAAACTCGAAGAAGAACTGGGCGCCAAACTTTTCGACCGGCGCAGCAAACCTGTTGTTCCCACGGCGGTAGGTAGAGTCGTTGTGGAGCAAGCGCGAGAACTCCTCAGCGGTGCGCGGCGTTTGCGCGACCGTGTTGACGAACAGCAGAATGCCGTGAGTGGAGAGTTCCGAGTGGCCGTTTTGCCCACCATCGCTCCCTATCTTCTTCCGCGTTTTCTGCCGGAATTCTCACGCAAATATCCGCAAGTCGATTTGCAAATCAGCGAAATGAAGACGGCGGACGTAAAGCGCGCGTTGGCAAAAGGCGAAATAGACGCAGCCATCGTTGCACAACTCAACGAGTTGGAGGAATTCAATGCCGATACGCTTTTCTATGAGCAGTATTTCGTCTACTCATCGCAGAGCAGCGAATTGCACACCCGCGATTCGGTGCGTACCACCGATTTGCGCGAAGTACCTCTGTGGTTGCTCGACGAAGGACATTGCTTCCGCGATCAGTTGGTCAGCTTCTGTCATCTCAAAACAGCTCTCCGCAGCCAGCGGTCCTACCACCTCGGTAGCATCGAAACCTTCATGCGCATCGTTGAGAGTGGCATGGGCGCCACTTTCATCCCCGAATTATGCACCTTGCAACTCTCCGATGAGCAGAGAGCGCTCGTTCGTCCTTTTGCCGTTCCGGTTCCCACGCGCGAAATAGTGCTGTTGACGGCGACAGACTTTGTGCGCGATTCGCTCAAGCGCTTGCTGATTGATGAAATTCGCAGTGCTGTACCCGAATCCATGCACCGCCTTTCACATGCGCAGAAAGTATATGATACAATTGCACGATTTTTTCCCTTCCAAATGCTCATTTGTCGTCGAACAAAGCATTTTCACGACAATCAAAGGTTAAAATAACGTGCATAACCGTCATTTGTACAGCACAATCTTCTTCACTCGCGATCAATCGTTTATATTTGCCGATCATCAAATACACCGAAGTATGAAAAAGTATCTCCTTCTCCTCCTCATTGCCCTCGGCAGTTTCGTCAGTGTGCAGGCGCAGAAGTTCGCGCTCATTGACATGGAATATATTATGCGCAACATTCCCGCCTATGAACGGGCCGGCGAACAGCTCAACCAGATTTCTAAAAAATGGCAAGCCGAGGTCGAGGCTTTGGACAACGAAGCCAAAACGCTTTACCGCAACTATCAGAACGAAGCGGTCTTCCTTTCTGAAGCACAAAAAAAGGATCGTGAAGACAAAATCGTGAAGAAGGAAAAAGCCGCCGCCGATCTCAAGAAAAAGTATTTCGGCCCCGAAGGCGAACTCTACAAAAAGCGTACGGCTCTCCTCCAACCCATCCAAGACGAGGTGTACAATGCGGTGAAAACTGTGGCACAAGCCAAAGGATTCCAACTCATCCTCGACAGAGCCAGCGAAGGAGCGGGGATCATCTTCGCCTCTCCTGCCATCGACATCAGCAATGAAGTCTTGGCCAAATTAGGCTATTCCAACTAAATGTCGTACTTTTGCCCAAACCTAACATCAAACAAAATAAGATGCTCAAGAAATTGCTCCTTATGGTGCTCATGATGGCACCCCTCAGCCTCCTGGCACAGAAGTTTGCTCACTTCAATTCGCAGCAAATCATCACCGTATATCCCGCCGCCAAGGCAGTTCAAGCTGAACTCGAGGCGCTTGGTAAGCAATACCAGACTGACATCGAGACGATGCAGAAGGAATTCCAAACCAAGCTCGAGAAATATCAGAAAGAAGTAACGGACAAAACGCCCGCGAATATCCGTCAGCGTCGCGAAGCCGAGTTGCAAGATCTCCAAACCAAGGTGCAACAGAGCTTGCAAGACAACGAGCAGGCTTTCCGTCAGGCTCAGCAAACGAAGTTCAAGCCCGTGCAAGACAAAATCATGGCTGCGCTCGAACTCGTGCTCAAAGAAGGCAACTATGTTTATGCCATCGACGAAGCCATGGTGCAAGGTGTGACCATCAACAAAGCGATCTCCACCGATATCACCGCGCAACTTAAGACGAAGCTCGGTATCAAGCAGTAATTTGACTCCCGCACAGCGAGTCTTCCAACGCAGCATTTGAAACCAGTGTAGGAACTTTTTAGCCGGCACTAGTTTCAAATGCTTTCTTTGCTTTTATAGCTCTCCCTCGGCCTCTTTTCCATTCTTTTGCACATGATCCGATCATTTCTCTTCGGTCTGTTTAGTTTCACCGTCCTCATGGTCGGTGCGCATCGTTCGGTTTCTCCCATAGTTTCCACTTCGGCGATTGCGCAAAGTAGCGTTGCCGACACGCTCGTGAAAGATTTTGTCGGAGATCCCACCACGCTCACCACCGCTCAACGTTCGGCGAGCATTTTTGCCCGTGTCATTTCCGGTCGTCTCGACACCCTGCTCCGCGATCCGCTGTTCGAGCGTTCGCAAGTAGGCGTTTGTGTCTATGATCTCACCGACGATCGCACGATCTTCGTGCGCGGTGAGCATCAACGCCTGCGCCCTGCTTCGAACATGAAGGTGCTCACCGCAGTTTCGGCTCTCGATTTGCTCGGTGCCGACTATCGTTTCGCCACCACCCTCCAGGCCAGTGGCGAACCCGACGATTCTGCGAGCGTGAAGAACATTTATATCCGCGGAGGAATGGATCCACTTTTCGGGCGCGACGATCTTCGTTCCATCATCGACGCGTTGCGTCAATATGGCGTGCGGCACATTGCCGGCGACGTGGTGCTTGATGTCACGATGAAGGACACCGCCACCCTCGGTTGGGGCTGGTGCTGGGACGACAAGGCACGTCCGCTCACCCCGCTCCTGTATCGCCGTGGAAACAAGTTTGCCGATCATCTCTTGCGCGCCCTTTCCGAAGCCGGGATCACGGTCGGTGGTTTCGTGCGCACCGGAGTCGCGCCCAATAGTGCTCCGATTTGGCTTATGCGCACCCATACGATTGACCAAGTGCTGCGGCCGATGATGAAAGAGAGTGACAATCTTTGTGCCGAAAGTCTCTTTTTCCAGTTGGCTGCGCTTTCGCGTCGTCCCTATGCCACCTATCGTGATGCCGCCGCGCAAATGTCGAAACTCATCAGTCGTTGGGGCATTGCGCCCGCCGAATACAAAATTGCGGACGGCAGCGGGCTTTCGCTCTACAATTACGTCACGCCCGAACTGCTGACCCTCTGTTTGCGCCATGCTTACCGCAACGATGAGATTTTTCAGCACCTCTATGCAGCCCTTCCCATCATGGGACGCGACGGTACTTTGCGCTCCCGCAATCGCAACACCAGCTCACAAGGCAATGTGCGCGCCAAAACCGGATCGGTAGAAGGCGTAAGTTCCCTCTCCGGTTACGCGTTGGCGGCCAACGGGCACCAACTTTGTTTTTCGATTATCAACCAAGGTGTGCGCAACATGGCAGAAGCGCGCAGATTCCAAGACCGCTTCTGTCGCGCCCTGACTGATGGACTGTCGATGCCCCACATTCGTCCCGACGAACCCTCTGAACCCGCACCGGCTTCCCTCTCCCAGCCTGCCGGAGAGGAGAATGGACCCGATGTCGACGACGGAGATTGACCTCGCGAGCCGACCAAGTGACGTATGCAGGCGCACAAACGGTCGTCCGACGCCGCCCGGCGCCGACTTTCCGCACCATCTGAGCGCAGCAGTGCGCTTCCACTCAACACAACAGCCCGAAGACCGGCTCACAGACTGGTCTTCGGGCTTTTTTTTTGCTATTTCGGGCTGCTGCCTTCGCGTTTTCTACAAATAAGTGGGGGATTCTCGTGCAAAGTGCGCTGCTTTCACCCGAAAGGCCCGCGTTTTTTGTGTCGCACGGCGGGCTTACCGGTTTTTCTTGTAACTGATCACTGCCCAGGTGCCCATCAACAGATCGATCACAGCGAGGGCCAATACTTGGTGGGCGATGCTGCCGAAGTTGCCCCCGCGAATGAAGACCGTGCGCACGGCTTCGATGAAGTAGCTCACGGGATTGAGGTAGGTGGTGAGGTAGACGGCGGCAGGCATCGAGCGGGTGGGGGTGAACAAGCCCGAGAGTTGAATGAGAATCATGACGAAAAACCACATCAAGAAGATGGCTTGTTGCATGGTGTCGGAGTAGTTGGAAACGATGAGTCCGAACGACGAGAAGAACATGGCCAAGCACATGGCCAATAAGTAGATGAGTGCCACGTTGCCCACCGGCATAATGCCGTGCACTACCCGCGCCAAGGTGAGGCAAACCGTGATCACGAAGAAGGCAATGAGCCAATAAGGGATGAGTTTGGCGAGGATGAATTCCCATTTCTTCACGGGGGTCACATTGATTTGCTCGATGGTGCCGGCTTCTTTCTCGCTCACAATGTTGAGTGTGGGCAGTAGCCGGTGACAAGCATCACGATCAGGGCGAAGAGCGCCGGGATCATGAAGAGCTTAAAGTTCAGATGTTTGTTGAAAAGGAAGAGTGTGGAGGCTTTGTCGCGCAGGGCGGCGGCCGAAGGTTGCACGTAGGCCGTGACGATTTGCGACAGATAGTTCGAACCCAGCGCACCTTTGGTGCCGTTGACGGCGTTGGCCGCAATGAGCACTTGGGGTGTTTGGCCGAGCGCAAGCTGTCGCCCGAATTGCGGAGGGATCACCACGACAATGTCGGCCGACGACTGCTCGATGTCTTGGAGCGCGGCGGCATAGGTGGGCTGCTGGCCGCGGAATATGAAGTAGCTGTTGGCCGCAATCTCGTGCACAAGGCGTTGAGAAGCCGTGCTTCGGTCGTTGTCCACCACGTCGACCACCACGTTTTTCACCTCCATGTTCATCACCCACGGCATGACGCACATCACCATGATGGGGAAAAACAGAATCAGCCGCGGGATGAACGAGTTGCGACGGATCTGAATGAACTCTTTTCGGAGCAAATGTTGCAGTGCCATGGCGGTTTAGGCTAATCGGGTGTTGAACTTGGCGAGCGAAAGGGTGAGCAGGGCGACGAACATGCCCAGGAGCACGAGCATTTCGTTGAGCACTTGCTTCGCACCGACGCCCATGATCATGAGTTTGCGCATGGCACTGATGTAGTAGCGCGTGGGGATGGTCGCTGATATGTATTGTAAGATCCGCGGCATCGATTCTACCGGGAAGAGCATGCCCGAGAGCATGATGATAGGCATGATCAATACCATGGCAGACAGCAGGAGAGCGACGAGTTGCGTTTGGGCCACGTTCGAAACCAACAGTCCCCAACGAGAGTGCCAGCAGGATGTAGAGGGTGGAAACGGCGAAGATCCAAAACAGCGATCCGCGCACCGGCACGTGGAGCACGAAAGCCGACATGAGGAGAATGGAGATGAGGATGAGAAAGGCCAAAATGAGGTAGGGAACCACCTTGGCCGCGATGATGACAAGCGGCGGAGTGGGCGAAACAAGTAGGACTTCCATGGTGCCTTTCTCCTTTTCGCGAACGATGGAGATGGAGGTCATCATCGCGCAAATGAGCATAAGGAGCATGCCCATGATGGCGGGCACGAAGTTGTAGGCCGATTTCATTTGCGGGTTGTAGAGCAACTTGGTGTTCACCGCACCTCCCGACGGATTGCTTAGCACCGCGCCGGCATAGGCCGACCATTGTTGTGCCATGTTGGGGTCTGTTCCGTCGACAATGAGCTGATAGTCAGGTCGAAGACTCAAGAATTGTGCAGAAAACACCACGGCCAGGTCGGCTTTCTGGTCTTGAATGAGTCGGCGGGCCTCGGCCGAGGTGGCAACGGCGTGCGTGACGGTGAAATACGCCGAAGCACTCAACCGATCGACGGCCTGTTGGGTGGCGTAATTGGCCTGGCTCGTGACAATGACTGTGCGCACATTTTTACATCGTTGGTGATGGCAAACCCGAAAAGGAGCATCAGGACAATCGGCATGCCGAAGAGCATCAGCATGGTGCGCTTGTCCCGAACGATGTGTTTGGCCTCTTTGATGACCAATGAGAGGAATTGCTTCATGTGGCGGGTGGAGAATAAAGAAGATGACGTAGGTGGTGAGAAATGCTGCCGCGGTGTGATCGGCCTGCGCCCACTTGCGGACAAGGGGTGCGCGGGAGAGCGTCGGGTGGTGTGGGAGAGTGCCGGGCGTGCGGGGAGCAGTTGGGTCAATCGGCGCTGCGGGTGGCGCGACGCGCCAGGAGGGTGAACACGTGGTCCATGTCGGGCTGATCGAAACGCCGCTTCAACTCGGCGGGAGTGCCTAGGGCTTCGATTTACCATCCACCATGATCGAAATGCGGTCGCAATATTCGGCCTCGTCCATGTAGTGGGTGGTGACAAAAACGGTGATGCCGCGGCGAGCGGCGTCGTAGATCAATTCCCAAAACTGACGGCGCGTCTCGGGATCTACCCCGCCGGTCGGTTCGTCGAGGAACACAACGCGCGGATCGTGGAAGATGCTCACCGAAAAGGCCAGTTTTTGTTTCCACCCTTGCGGCAAGCGCGCCACCAACGTGTTGCGATGTTTGGAGAATCGGAGGCGACTGAGCAGCGCATCGGTCTTTTGGCGTATCTCTTTGTCGCTCAGACCATAAATTCCGGCGAACAAACGGATGTTTTCGGCTACGGTGAGGTCTTCGTAGAGCGAGAATTTCTGGCTCATGTAGCCAATGTGGCGCTTGATTTGCTCGTGTTCGGTGCGAATATCGTAGCCCGCCACACGACCTTTCCCGCCGGTGGGCTGGTTGAGTCCGGTGAGCATGTGCATGGCAGTGGTCTTGCCTGCGCCGTTGGCCCCGAGGAAACCGAAGATTTCGCCCCTTTTCACACTGAAAGAGATGTCGTCGACGGCGCGGAAATCGCCGAAGGCTTTGACGAGACGTTCCACTTCGATGACCGTTTCGTCCGAGGAGTTGTCTGTCGGCGCGTGGGGCAATGCGGGCGGATTGAAGATGTCACGAAATTCCGTGAGGATGTCGTCGGGTGCACCGATGCCTCTGATGCGCCCCTCAGAGAGGAAGGCCACGCGGTGGCATCTGCGCACTTCGTCCAGGTAGGGAGTGGAGGCCACGATGGTGATTTGGCTCTCCATCAGGCCGTCGAGTATGTACCAAAACTCCTTGCGACTCACCGGATCGACGCCGGTTGTGGGTTCGTCAAGGAAGAGAACGCTCGGCCGGTGGACGAGTGCGCAGCACAAGGCCAGCTTTTGTTTCATACCGCCCGAGAGAGCGCCGGCTTTTCGCGCCTTGAAGCGCTCGATTTGTGTGTAGATGGCACGAATCGAGTCGTAGTTTTCTTCTACGGAAGTGCCGAAAAGTGTGGCGAAAAAGTTCAGGTTTTCTTCGACGGTGAGGTCTTCGTAGAGCGAAAACTTCCCGGGCATGTAGCCCACACGCCGACGTATTTCCTTCATTTGTCGCACCACATCGAAGCCATCCACCGTGGCTTTCCTTCGCAGGGGAGCAACAAGGAGCAGAGAATGCGGAACAAGGTGGTTTTGCCTGCGCCGTCCGGGCCGATGAGTCCGAACAACTCACCTTTTTCCACCGAAAAACTGACCTCGTGCAGCGTTTGCACGGCGCCGTAACGGTGGGATAACTGATTGACGTTGATAGCATTCATCGGAGAAGGGGCTTCAAAACTTTACTTTGCCGTACATGCCGATCTTTACGTAGCCGTCATTGCGAAATCGCACCTTGACGGCGTAGACCAAATCGGCGCGTTCGTCGTCGGTGACGATGGTTTTTGGGGTGAACTCTGCGCGGTTGGAGATCCAAGTGACCACGCCGTCGTAGGTCTTCGCCGCTCCGCCGCCGTAGTCGGCGGTGACTTGCACTTTCTGTCCGAGTTTCACGGTTTTCAGCTGCGCAGAAGTGACGTAGGCCCGGAGGAACATTGTCTGCGTGTCGGCTATTTTGAAGAGCGGTTTGCCCACCGACACAAATTCGCCCCGCTCGACATATTTTTCCAATACCGTCCCCGAGACGGCTGCCCGTACGTCGGCGTGTGCTATTTGGTCGTCGATCTGCGCTTGTTGGGAGCGCACGCCGGCTTTCCGCGCATTCACCTCCGCTTGTTGCGCGGCGAGGGCTTTGTCTTGTTGGGACAAAGCGTTGTTTTGCGCCGAGATTTGTTCTTCGGTGGCGGCAAGTTGTTTTTCGGCCACCTGTATTTGGTTGTCAATGTCGTCCACTTGCTTGCGTGCCGCGGCACCGTCGCGCAACAGTTCCGCGAAACGTTGGCATTCGCGTTGCAGATTGGCGATTTGCTGCCGAAGCGCAGCCACTTGTTTCGACAAATCCAGTTTTTTGTCGGAGGTGGCTTGTTTGTTGGCCTCGAGTTGTCGGTAAGTGGCGGTCAACTGATCGTTGTTTGTTTCCAGCTGTTCGCGTTTCAGCACCAATTGCCGATCGTCGATTCGCCCCACTTTCGTGCCGCTTTCGAGCCATTGGCCTTCTTCGACGTTGAAATCTTGGAGTTCACCCGGAGCTTCGGCCGTGACGGTGACTTCTGTGGCCTCGAAAGTGCCCGTGGCGTCGTAATTCTTGGCACGATCGCCGCAAGAACTCAGGGCGAGGAGAAATCCGGCCAGACATAACATTTTGTTCATACCTGTCTGTTGCTGATTTATTCGTTGTGACTAAATTTCTGATCGTACATGGCTTTGAGCATGTCGATTTCGTGGATGGCTTGTTGGGTCTTGGCGGCGTTTCCTTGTTGATTTCGCGAAGCAACCCGTTGACATCGATGATGCCGTGCGCCAATTTCGATTCCGCAGCCTTTCGAACTGCGGTGCGAAGTGCGATGATTTCGCCGTCGCGTTGCGCGATGGCGCGGAATCGGCGGACGTTTTCGCTCTGTTGCGTCTCATCCAGTTGATTATTGAAGAGGAATTGTTGGCGAGCGTTCTCAATGAGTTCGCGTTGCACCCGCAGTTTCGACTTCTCATTGCGGTGAGTGTAGAGCGCACTGAGGTTCCAAGTGAGTTTTAGTCCCGCGATGCCGTTCCAACTCCACCTACGTTTCATCATGTCTTCGAAGAGATTCAGGCCCGGATTGCCGTAATAGCCTTGTGCAAAGAACCCAAGTTGCGGCAAGAGTTGGGCGTCGAGGGCTTTTTCTTGCGCATCGGTGAGTTGAAGTCGGCGGTCGAAGAGGCGAAGCTCCGGGCGTTTGTTCTCGCCCGACGGCAGATTGGGCACGGCAGGCCGGCGAATGCTGTCGACCGGGATCCCACAAAAAAGACTTAGCAGGCGTTGCAGCGTTTGCCGTTGCGACAAAAGCTCCGTTTGTTGCTGTTCGGCGCTCAGCCGCTCGGCTTTCACGTTCTCGAAGTCGCTGGCCGACGCCGTCCCGCTCTTGAGCATGGCGGCGAGTTGCTGCTCGTTTGAGCGTAAAAGGGCGTTGGCATCGGCGTTGAGACGGAGTTGTTCGTCAAGCAGCAGGAGGCCAAAATACATTTCGTGCACGCGTTGCCCGATTTTGTACAGATCCACTTCGGTTTGTGCCGCTTGCACTGCGCCTTCTCCCCGTGCAATTTCGCGCCGGCTGCCGATTGCGCCGCCGTCGAAGAGTGTTTGGCGCACGTCGATGCCCACTTTATATTGGTCTCGGCTCAATCCTTGCAGCTGAAGCCCCATCTGGGCGAACAATCCTTGCAGATTTTCGGGCCACGCTGTCACTTTGTTTTGGTAACTGCCCTGGGCTGTGACGCTGATTTGCGGGAACCATGCCTTCTGAATGTTCCTGACTGTGAGTTCGGTGGTGCGGGCTATGAGATCGTATTGCCGAATGATTGGGTAATTGTGTTCGGCGGCTTGGCGACATTCCTCCAAACTCTGTGCGCGCACTGCGGGGAAAAGCACCGCCAGGACCGAGAGGAGTAGTAATTTCTTTCGCATACGTGTTTACTTTTGTCCGGTTTGTCTTTTGCACGTCGGACTTTTTCTTTGTTATTGCAAAGATAGGGCGATTCGGGCGGGGAGTACTTACCATTTGCGGTGAAGTTATATACAAATTGTACGATTGTTGTGCTTCCAAATCGCAGGTGTGGAAGAATTATATTAGCTTTGTGGGCACCAAACAAGGAGGAACAAAACATGAAACAGCCCAATTCGTTAGTGCAGATCTCTGTAAATGACGTAAATCTCGACAGTTTGTCGGAATGTGCGGGACAAATCTTGGCAAAAGAGGAGGTCGTGCTGGTGATAGGTGGGCATTTGCAGCACAGTTCGCTGCTCGATAAACAGAAAATATACCAGGCGTTCGAGCCGCGGCTCCTGCTTTTGCTCGAAGGGGAAGCCGATCTCTGCGTCAATCTTCAGGATAGTCATTTCGAAAAGGGAAGCATTGCGCTGGTGGCGCGCGACACCATCTTCGAAATGAAGCACATTTCGGACGATGCGCGCGTGGCGGTGGTCATTTTCCGGAAGGACAACGAAGAGATCGAGGACACTTTCTCACTGCATCGCCCGAGGAATTCGAGCGCGTGGTGCATTTGATCATGCTGTTGCGCGACTTCATGCGCGTGTCTCCCTACCGGCGCCGAACGGTGCGGAGTTTGCTGCAAACCCTTGTGGCCGATGTGCAAGAAATCAGAGACGGACAGACACCTGACGGGCCGGAACGTGAGGCGCGCCCCCGCGAACTCTTTGTGGAATTCAAGCGATTGGTGCACAAACACTGTGCGCGCGAGCGCAACATTCCTTTCTATGCCGCACAACTCCACGTGTCGCCGCATCATTTGTCGGCCGTCATCAAGAAAGCAGGCGGGAAGAGCGTGATGTTTTGGGTCAACCGCGCAACGGTGCAAGCGGCGAAGATTCTGCTCAACACGAAGAGAATGATGAACTACGAGGTGGCCGATCGGCTCAACTTCCCGGGAGCGGCGGCCTTCTCCCGCTTTTTCAAGCGCGAAACCGGCATGACACCCAGCGAATATCGGGAGAGTCTGCGAAAAACTGCCGGATGAGAAAGCGGGCTCCGAACGAAAAAACGTGCCAAGTCGGTGAATCACTGACTTGGCACGTTGTTTTGTGCTTGAGGGGGGCGCGTGAGAAAAATCACGCACCGAAGAAATCAAACCTTGTTGCGCACGCGATCGTCGAAGGCTGAGAGCGCTGCCTTGGCTCCTTCGCCCATGGCCACAATGATTTGTTTGTAGGGCACCGTCGTACAGTCGCCGGCTGCATAGACACCGACTTTCGATGTGCGGCAGGTGGCATCGACCACAATCTCGCGGCGCGGAGAGAGTTCGAGGCTTTCGGCGAACGGCTGCGTGTTGGGCGCCAGACCGATCTGAACGAAGATACCATCGAGTTCAATTTCGCGTTCCGCATCGTTGGTGCGGTCTTTCACGCGCACACCGGTCACTTTTTGACCGTCGCCCAGCACAGCAGTGGTTTGCGAGAGGGTGAAGATTTCCACGTTGCCGAGACTCTTGGCCTTCTCTTGCAGCACTTCGTCGGCAAGGAGGTGGTCGGCAAATTCGAGGACGGTAACGTGTGAGCAGATGCCTGCGAGGTCAATCGCAGCTTCCACACCCGAGTTACCACCGCCCACAACGGCCACGCGTTTGCCCTTGTAGAAGGGGCCATCGCAGTGAGGGCAGAAGTGCACACCGCGACCGAGGTAATCGGCCTCGCCGTCGACGTTGAGTTTGCGCCAGCCGGCACCCGTGGCAATTACAATTTGTTTCGAGAGGAACACTTCGCCGCCCTTGATGTGCAGCTCTTTCACCTCACCGTCGAGGTTCACTTGCTCCACTTTGCGGTTTACGAAGAGATCGATAGGATAGTCTTCGATGTGTTCGCCCAGATGTTGTGCCAATTCCGGTCCCGTTGTCTTGGGAACGGAAATGAGGTTTTCGATACCCACGGTGTCATTGACCTGACCGCCGAGACGTTCGGCCACGATGGCCACGTGCAAGCCCTTGCGTGCCGAATAGATCGCCGCGGCACTGCCGGCGGGACCGCCGCCCACGACTACGAGGTCGTACGAACGCTCGATTTTCTCCACGGGGAAGTCTTCCACGCCGAAGTTTTCTTCGAGTTCGTCGAGCAGTTGCGAGAGTTCACCGCGACCGCTGTGCACGAGTTTCTCTCCACTGAACACGGCGGGCACACCTTGGAGGTGAAGTTGGTTGACCTCGTCTTGGAAGAGTGCACCGTCCACGATTTCATGCGTGAAATCGGTGTGGTTGAGCGCAATGATATTGAGCGCCTGTACCACATCGGGGCAGTTGGTGCAGGTGAGCGAGACGTAGGTGGTGAGATGAATCGGACCGCGGAGTGCTTGGATGCGGCGAACGAGGGTCTCATCGGGCAGGTTTTGCCCTTGCCGTCTGCGTTGAGGATGGCCAACAGGAGCGAAGTGAACTCGTGTCCGCCGGGGATGCAGCGGAAAACGACGCCGGTGTCTGCTCCGTCCTTGAGCAACTTCACTTCGAAGCGGCCGGGAGCTTCATGCTGTTCGACAACGAGGTGGCTCGACGTCGTAGCAAAATCTGAAAAGAAGGACTTGAGTTCGGCAGAATGCGGGTTGGCGCTGTCGGTGTAGACAGCGAGCGTGAACTGCGCGTTGAGTTCGGCGAAAATCTGTCGAACTTGTTGAAGGAGAGCTTGATCGAGCATGTCTGTTATTTTGAAAAAGGCAAAAAGTGGCGGTGCTCATCTGAAAGATGAACGCCCGCCACACCTACAAAATGAAAACCTATTAACGTGTGTGTGAAGCTGATTAGAGCTTACCTACGAGGTCAATGCTGGGTTTGAGCGTTGTTTCGCCTTGCTTCCACTTAGCGGGGCAAACCTCGCCGTCGTGAGAAGCTACGAAGAGCGCAGCTTCAACCTTGCGCAGGAGTTCTTCGGCGTTGCGGCCGATGCTATTGTCTTGGATCTCAGCAACCTTGATCTTACCCTCGGGGTTGACCAGGAACGTACCGCGATAAGCCATACCTTCTTCTTCGATGTGCACACCGAAACCGCGAGTCAATACGCCCGTGGGGTCTGCGAGCATGGGGTAGGTGATCTTCTTGATGCTGTCAGAAGCGTCGTGCCATGCCTTGTGCGTGAAGTGAGAGTCCGTGCTCACCGAGTAAACCTCTACGCCGAGCTTTTGGAACTTCTCGTACTGTTCTGCGAGGTCTACCAACTCCGTGGGGCATACGAAGGTGAAGTCAGCGGGGTAGAAGAAGAAGATAGCCCACTTGCCGGCGATGTCGGCGTTGCTTACTTCTTTGAAAGATCCGTTATGGAATGCCTGAACCTTGAATTCAGGAGCTTGTGCGTTGATAATGGGTTGCATATAGATAATATTTTTGAGTCTATGTTCGTTGTTTCTTGTCGTTTGACGTTGCAAAGATAGACACTTCTCAGACATAGGCAAACAGATAATCTCTATTTGATAATAGAGAATGGCTATTTATGCCAATTATCTGTCTGTATTTCAGAGAAATGAGAGAGAGTTTGACGAAAACTCCTCTGTTTTTTCTCGAGTCGTTTCAGTGTGAAATGGATTGCTGTTGCGCGGATTGTAGGTGTTGGGGGATTATGAATCCACTCAGTGTTCAGAACTCTTATGCGTGAGATAGAGTGCTGTGGAAATGAGGAGGATGCCAATGCCCAAATAAAGAAGTTGGAGAATCGAATCGTATTTCATGCTCAATGAGTGCTCGAAAAACGACACGATGAGAATCATAAGAATCACTTTGCCCAACGCTGTCTTCAAGTCATCAATGCTTTTTACCACGAGCCAATTAGGTCGTTCCTCTTTGTTGCGGTTCACTAAGTCGATCTTATTGATAAAGAGCTCATAGATGCCCAAAGCGAAGATGAAAAGCACCGTTGAGAAGAGAAAAATGTCGATGGCCGAAACAAATTCTGCCACCAAATGGTGGTCGTCGATTTGATTTTTACCCACATTGGTAAAGAAATAGTAGACCCCTCGACTAATGTTGATTGTTCCTTTCGCAAATAGAATGATTGAGGCGATGAGCGAACCGATCACAGCCAGAAAGGTAGTAAAGCGAGTGCCATAGAGGAATTGCTCAAAAAGGAGAGTCTTGCGACTTTTGAAATTGAGAATGGAGGGATAATTGATGGATCGCGTGCGCAACTCGGAAAGCAAGAGTTGATCTGTCTGATCTAAGCCGCCTTGGCTTTGGATATGCGCGCGCAACCATTGTGCTTCTTGCTCATCGACCACACCGGGTGAATCTTCGTCTTCAAGTAGGAAACGAGTGATGGTATCAATGAAGAAAGTACGCCAATTCGGGGAATTCTTTTTATTACCTGAGTTCGGCCTAAGCAATTCTCCTTTCTCTTTCGATGATCTCTATATTAAGCGAGGGCTTTTTGGGCAAGAAACTGTATGCTGCCATGGCTGCCATGAGATTCGTGGCAAATCCTCCGATGCTCCTGTGGCGCGTGTGTTCAATCTGAACGATGTTCTTCAATTCGTCGTTTACCGTCTCGATCAACGACCTTTTCCTCAGTAGAATTTTTATCGCGTAGATGCATCAACGAGTTCTTCATATTCTTGCGTATGCGAGTGATCAGGTGAATGTCGTCGACAAACAATTCTTCGAAAAAGGCTCTGCGAGATGTATCCCTTGTCGGCCACGAGTTTTTCCGAAGATCTTTTCCGTAAACTTCTTGTTTTTTTCAGTGGGGTACGATCATCTGTATTGGCTGGTGTCAACTGCCATTGGACGATTTCTCCGCGGTCGTTGATAATGATGTGCAGTTTGAAACCGAAGAACCACCCCATAGTCCCTTTGCCGCTTGTGGCAAATCCCCGAAAGGTTTTGTGCCTTCTCGATCGCTTGTCGTGACACACCCGAATGGGGGTGGAGTCAATGATCGAGATGCCGGTGCAATCGCCCAAACAACAGTTGTTGAGAAACAAATAAAGTTTGAGAGAAACCATTTGCTCACGTTCCACAAAGCGATTGTAAGAGAGCACGACGGGAAAAGTGTTGTCGCCACTCTTTGCAGATCATTTGGGTGTAGAAAGCCTTGAGTGTTCGGTAGCCCGAGAGGTGAAAGAGGATGAGAATGGTGATAATTTCGCTGTCGCTCATCTTAAAAGCGCGATTTCTCCTCTTTTTTCCGTCTTCGCCAATCGCTTTTTTCTTGAACTGCGGTTCAATTTGCTTACAGAATTCGTCGACCGAATAAAAGATTTCCGTTATCTTTGCAGTGTTATCAGTGTTCATGTGGAATAGTAACTATTTGGATATCAGTTATAAAGTTACGAATTTCTTGCCACGTGAACAAGTGTCCCACCGATTAAGTTACTTAGTCGGTGGGATTATTTTTAGAGGAAATGCTTAGACCGAACTCAGGTTTTTATTGGCAAATTGCTTTTTGATCGTGAACAGAAAGTTGGCTTCTTCGAGTGATATTTGTTGGTCGGACTGAATTTCTTCTTGAAGACGGTCTATGATGGATTGATCTATGTATCCAATTTCAATAGCGTCCTTTCTGATCTCTTTTAATGTTGTCATTGAGGGTGGGTTTGTATAGAGAAAAATCTTTGAATTGTCGTTCTTTCTTTTGCGTGTCGTGTTTTTGGCTGTTGGCTTCTTCGGCTGTGGCGAGCGCGTCGGCTCGTTTTTAGGCCTTGGCTTCGTATTGTGCGGGGAGTGCCCGGGAGGAGGTGGAAAACCGGTGAGCGGCGTTGTGCAATGAGTAGCAAATCGTGGCATCTCCCCGTGAGAGGAGATGCCACATTCACTTCCCTAAGCTCATCAACGCTTGAGGTTTCCATTTTTTTCGCTGTCGCCGAGCGGATACGGCACGTAGTTCATGTCGGGCGTCCAAGTGCCGCTGACTGCGACCGCTTCGGTGGCGGTGAAGCCCGGGGCTACTTCGATCGGCGCATTGGCTACGCGGCGAGCGAAGGTGTTTTTGAGATCGTCCATGCGGAGTTGGTCGGCGCGGCGCGTCACGAGCGACAGCCAGTGGCCGGCCACTTCCCAACCGTGTTCGTCCCAGCAGGCTTTGGCCAGCTGTTCGGCGTTCATGGCGTCGATTTCTACGCCGTCAACACTGTTGATGTCGGCAGCATTCACGGCACGGGCGCGCACCTTCTTGAGACATTGTTTGGCCAGCGTGAGGTCGCTCTTGCCGGCACGGGCGGCACTTTCGGCGTACCACAGCAGCACTTCCGGATAGCGGATCACGCGGTGGCGGTGATCGTTGATCATGCCGCGCCATTTCTTCTTCGTGTAGTCATAAGGAGCGGCGATCGGTTGGTTCTTATCGTCGGCATTGACGGTGAAGAGCGAGAACATGGGGTGATATTCCGGGATCACCGCATTCTTTTTGTCGGCTTGAATCGGTTGGCCGTCGGTCGTTGCCCACCAATCATAGAGATTTTCCTCCTTGAGAATCTGCGGATCGTAGGTGGCTTGCTTGCGGGGGCCGTCGGGCATGCGCTTCCAGAAAGCGATTTCGCCCCAGGCATCGCCCCAACCTTTTAGGCTCTCGAAGAGCATCGTGCTGGTGAGTTCTGAATCGCGCGACCAACTGCGGTCGGGAGAGTTGTTGATGCCGAGAATTGTCTCCTTATTATAGTTGTTGCCCATCGAGTAGACATTCTTCCACTCGGCATCCATGTTGTGATTGTAGGTGCCGTTTTCCACCCCCTTGATGACTGCTTCGGCCGCGTCGGCCGCTTTGGCGTAATACTCCTGTCCTTTGTTGAGCGGATAGCCGGCCATGGCCATGTAGACGGCGGCCAGGGTGGACTTCACGGCTTGTTGCGTCACATACACGTCGCAACCAAACATATTGCGGGGTTCGCCCTTGTAGGCAGTGGGGAGATTCAGTTCGTCGGCCTTGGTCAGATCGTCGACAATGAGTTTGTACACACCTTCCACGTCGGTCAGTTGCGTTTTGCCGCCGTCGGATTCGCTGTGCAAGCTGACGGGCAGTGGGCCGAAGATGCGCACCAAATAGAAGTAGGCATAGGCACGCCAGAAGTGGGCTTGTCCGAGGGCGATGTTGCGTTCGGTGGCAGAAGTTTGCGCGCGACCGGCATTGTCGATGAGATCATTGGCCAGTTGGATGATCTTGTAGTGCTGATTCCATGCAGCCACCACGCCCTTGTTGTCGGCCGATGCGCGGAAAGCATCGAGCTGTGCGCAGGCTTGTTTGTTCGATCCCGGGTTAGCCGTGATGTCATCGCCTGCCATTGGGGGTATTGCATGTTGGTGTACGACTGCGATTGCGTCACTTGTGCGAGCAGGGCGTTGACGCCCATGTCGAGTTCGTCTTGCGTGGAGTAGAATGTCTTGGGAGTGAGCCGTCCTTGAGGATTTTCATCGAGAAAATCGGAGCAGGCCGCCGTGCCGAAGAGTGTTGTGGCGAGGAGAGCGGCGAAGAAAATATGGCGTTTCATGATGAAGATCGGAATTAGAAGGTGAAACGAGCGCCGAGTGTGAAGGTGCGCGGGAAGGGATAGCCACCCATGTCGACACCATTTTCGTAGTCGGCGTTACCGAACGAGAAGCCGGCGGGATCGGAGCCCTTGTAGCCTGTGATGGTGAAGAGATTTTGCACGCCGAACGAGAGGCGGATGTCGGCAAACTTGGTTTGCGCCTTCGTCAGGTTGTAAGCGATGCTGATGTTTTCGGCGCGGAAGTAGTCGGCATTTTCCACCCACTTGCTCGAGTTGCCGTAGTTCAAGTTGTCTTTGGCATCGAGGGCGGGCATGGTCTTGCCGCGGTTTTGTTCGGCCGAAGCACCGGTGACGAACATATTCTTCGCATAGTCGCGATCGGTCACAAACATCGAGGCGCCGGGCATGGCGTTCATCATGAAGCGCGCGATGTTCAGGCGTTGGGCACCGAAGGCGGCGTTGAAGAAGGCGTTGAACTCCCATTGTTTGTAGCGAATGGTGGTGTTCCAACCTAAGGTCACATCGGGATTGGCACAACCGATCACGCGGCGGTCGCCGGCGTCGATTTTGCCGTTGCCGTTGAAGTCGGTGTATTTGTCCTTACCGTTCTCGTCGATGCCTTCCCAAACATAGCCGTAGAAGGTGCCGACGGCTTCGCCTTCCTTGACGATCGAAACCGGATCGACGCTACCTGCCGCAGGAGAGGAGCCGTAGAGGATGGGTTCTTCGGCGGTGAGTTTCACCACTTCGTTCTTGTTGTACGAGAGATTCAGCGTCGCAGTCCATTGCCAGTCCGTGGTTTGGAGAATGCGTTCCGTCAAGCTCACATCGATTCCCTTGTTGGTGATTTCGCCGGCGTTCACCCAGTAGCCTTGTGCGCCCTTGTAGCCCGGTTGTTGGCGACGAAGGAGGGCATCGTAGGTGTGTTTCGAGAAGAAGTCGACACTCAGTTCCAGGCGGTTGCCGAAGAAACCGAGATCAAAGCCGAAGTCGGCCTGATGGGTGCGTTCCCACGTGAGGTCGGGCGTGGCGATCGCGTTAGACTGGTAGCCCGTGAAGTCGGACTTGCCGCCGAAGTTGAAACCGATGGGTGTGAGGAGGCCGAGTGTGGAGTAGGGCGAGATGTTTTGGTTGCCGATCACACCATAACTACCGCGCAATTTCAAATTGCTCATCGTCGAGCGCAGTGGGCGCATGAAGTCTTCGTTCAGCACAGACCATGCCACGGCCACAGAGGGGAAGTAGCCCCATTTTTTGTTGGTGAAGCGGCTCGAACCGTCGGCACGGAACGTACCGGTGAGCATATAGCGGTCGGCATAGTTGTAGATCACGCGACCCACACCCGAGAGGAGTGCATAGGATTCGTAGCTGTTGCCGGCGGTGCGGACGGCGGCGTTGTTCACATCCCAGTAGCCCACCGATTCGGCCTTGAGATCGTTGCCGCCAATGTTCATGTTGCGGCTTTCGCTCTTCGTGGCTTCGTAAACGGCCGTTACGGTCAGTGCGTGGTCGCCCCACTTATTATTATAGGTAAGGTTGTTGGTGGTTTGCAGCATGAGGTGGAAGTGGTCGCCGTTGCTCATGCTGTTTTTGCCCAGTCCCATGCGTTTGGGACGGAAACCATAGTTCTTGCTGTCGTGGTAGTCGAGACCGTTCGTGGTGGTGAAGGTAAATCCGTGGCCGAGGTTGAATTTGAGATCAAAACGGCCGTTGACGGTGTGCATCATGTGCTCGCTCTTCACGGCGGTGAGCAGGGCGTAGGGGTTGTCGGCGCTGATGCTGTTGTAGGGGTCGTGGGCGAAGGTGATGCCGTCGGCCTCGTACATGTCCATCGTGGGCGAATAGTTGAGCATGTGCACGAGGGGGTTGCCCACGTTCATGCCGAAGAATCCGTTGCCGTGGCCTTGCATGCGCGCGGCTTGGATGTCGGTGGTGAGTTCGAGCCAAGGATACACTTTGGTGTGTACGTTGGTCTTCGCGCTGTAGCGTTCGTGCTCTGTGCCCACGACCACACCTTCGCGCTTCATGTAGTTGGTCGACACGTAGAATTGCGTGTCTTCGTTGCCCTTGCTGAGCGAGAGTTTATAGTCCTGCGTCACGCCCGTTTGCAGCATCATGTCTTGCCAGTCGATACCGGGCTTGCTGCCGTCGAGATAGGGCTTGAGGGCTTCGGGAGGATTGCCGTTGAACTTGTATTGCTTGAGCAGTTCGGCATATTCGCGCGTGCCCATCATTTTGGGCATGTGGGTGGCGTTGCCCACACCGACCGAAGCGTCGAAAGTGACGAGCGTTTGGCCGGCCTTACCGCTTTTGGTTTGGATGAGCACCACGCCGTTGGCACCGCGGCTACCGTAGATGGCCGTCGACGAGGCGTCTTTGAGCACTTGCATGCCGGCGATGTCCTCGGGGTTGATGCCGTCGAGACCGTTCTCGCGCACCACGCCGTCCACCACGTAGAGCGGTTCGTTGGTGTTGTGGATCGAGCCCGTACCGCGCACGCGAATCTTCACGCTACCGCCGGGAATACCACTGTTGACCACCTGCACACCGCTCACGCGGCCTTGCAAGGCGTCGCTCACGCGGGTGATGGGTTGGTCTTTGAAGGCCTTTGAGTCCATCACGGCCACCGATCCGGCCAAATCGGCCTTGCGCACCGTGCCGTAACCGATCACCACGGCTTCGTTGAGCGAGTTGTCGTTCGGCTTGAGGGTGAGATTCAGCTGTGTGCCGCTCACCGTCACCTCCTGACGCTCGTAGCCGATGTACGACACTTGGAGCACGGCGCCCGGTTTGGCCTGAAGAGTGAAGCGACCCTTGGCGTCGGTGGTGGTGCCCTGCGTTGTGCCTTTCACGCGGAGGGTCACACCGGCCAGGACTTCGCCTTCGGTGTCCACTACCGTGCCCGTCACTTGTTGACGAGGTTGGGGCTTTTGCGTGCTCTGTGCGGGGGGATTGTTTTCATGGGGAGCCGTGGCGGCCTGAGCCGTGGCGGCAAAAAGGAGACCCAAAGAGAGGGGTAAGGCGCATTTGGCGAGGGATTGATACCAGAACGGACGGTGCGCTACCGGAAGTGGACTCTTTGTTTTCATGTTATTTTGTTTTGATGAACAAAGTAGAAGATGGTTGTGCCGCGAATGTAGTGTGTTTTATTGAAATAAGCAAGTAGAGTTGTCAAAAAATAGGTGGTATGTGGTATTTTTCTAAGGTGTACTTGTCAGAATATGGTGTGTAGTGTTAATTCTAATGGTATAAAGTTGTTATTATTCTGGTCTTTTTGTCCGTATTCTCTGTGTTTTTCGCGACAAATTGATTCGTTTTTGGGTTTACTGCTGTGCGTTTGTTGATTTCTATTCGCGATTATTGCTGTCCGGTGAAATATGTGCTTTTGCTCATGTGACTAGCGATTTTTTTTGCAACAAGCAAAGTCACAAAAGAGGCTGAAATCCTGCTAGAGGGTTTCAGCCTTATTTTTTGCCGTGTAAAACTTTTACCGGACGGCAATAAGCCTATATAACCTGAGTTCGGCCTAAGCAATTCTCCTTTCTCTTTCGATGATCTCTATATTAAGCGAGGGCTTTTTGGGCAAGAAACTGTATGCTGCCATGGCTGCCATGAGATTCGTGGCAAATCCTCCGATGCTCCTGTGGCGCGTGTGTTCAATCTGAACGATGTTCTTCAATTCGTCGTTTACCGTCTCGATCAACGACCTTTTCCTCAGTAGAATTTTATCGCGTAGATGCATCAACGAGTTCTTCATATTCTTGCGTATGCGAGTGATCAGGTGAATGTCGTCGACAAACAATTCTTCGAAAAGGCTCTGCGAGATGTATCCCTTGTCGGCCACGAGTTTTCCGAAGATCTTTTCCGTAAACTTCTTGTTTTTCAGTGGGGTACGATCATCTGTATTGGCTGGTGTCAACTGCCATTGGACGATTTCTCCGCGGTCGTTGATAATGATGTGCAGTTTGAAACCGAAGAACCACCCCATAGTCCCTTTGCCGCTTGTGGCAAATCCCCGAAAAGGTTTTGTGCCTTCTCGATCGCTTGTCGTGACACACCCGAATGGGGGTGGAGTCAATGATCGAGATGCCGGTGCAATCGCCCAAACAACAGTTGTTGAGAAACAAATAAAGTTTGAGAGAAACCATTTGCTCACGTTCCACAAAGCGATTGTAAGAGAGCACGACGGGAAAGTGTTGTCGCCACTCTTTGCAGATCATTTGGGTGTAGAAAGCCTTGAGTGTTCGGTAGCCCGAGAGGTGAAAGAGGATGAGAATGGTGATAATTTCGCTGTCGCTCATCTTAAAAGCGCGATTTCTCCTCTTTTTCCGTCTTCGCTAATCGCTTTTTTTCTTGAACTGCGGTTCAATTTGCTTACAGAATTCGTCGACCGAATAAAAGATTTCCGTTATCTTTGCAGTGTAATCAGTGTTCATGTGGAATAGTAACTATTTGGATATCAGTTATAAAGTTACGAATTTCTTGCCACGTGAACAAGTTTCCCACCGATTAAGTTACTTAGTCGGTGGGATTATTTTTAGAGGAAATGCTTAGACCGAACTCAGGTCTATATATATTGTAAGGGCCCGTAAACGTGTGATGAGTTGGCTTGGGAGTTAAGGGCTTCATCCCAAGGATTCTAATGTGCTAAAAAGGGTCCGATCCCCCTAATGTTCTACTAAGGTATCACTGGCTGGTTCTTTCGTGGTGATTGCCAGCTAGTGCAGTTAGTACCTAAATAATCGTATTTTTCTTGGAACAAACGATTAAATGGTGAGTACACTCTACTCCAACGCTCGGTTAAAGAACAGTCGACGTTCTTTAACCACAATGATAACAGACACGATAAGCAGTAATACCGTCTGTATGCACTTGCTGTCGGGATGGGTAGAAAATATCTCATTGAAATATCCTGCTGTAATATGAAAGATAATGGCAACGAGAATATTTCGATTTGTTTTGTAATAGAGCCAATTCATCAAAAAAACAAAAGGAAAGATACTAACGATGAAGTTCAGACTATAAAGCCATCCTTCACTCACCACATTAGCGTGGTAATAACCCTTAATACCTGCAAGGGGGAAATGCCAGATAGCCCAATAAGCTGCAAACAGTATAGATGTTTTGAAGAGACTCATTCGAGAACGGAGACAGTCTGTTCCATAACCATGCCATGCAAGTTCCTCAAGCGTAGGTGCAAGGATAAGGAGGAACCATACAGGGAAAACACCCGACGTAAAGGTGTAATGACCTGTAATAATGAATTGTGATGGACTATAACCGAACAACAGAGATACTGCCATAGCACACAAGATACTTGCTGGCATCAGTAGGCAGGCTGTGAGATAATATTGCCACTTATCGGAAGACAAGTTTAGGAATCTCCCAAGAAAGTCTTTCCGCAGTTCCTGACGCTGAAAAACCAAAATAATGGTCAGAAACATTGGAAAGAAAAGTCCTACCAATCCCAACAATGGGGCTGTCCATGTACTTTCCGAATAAACTACATGATGACTTACATAACTGGCAGCAAACCAGAATATCCATGGGATAAGGGTTACCAAGAGATAGAAAAGTGCAGTATGGCGATACTTGATGACGATGTTTTCTTTCATGCTGTTTTATTTGTAAATATGTATAATTATTGCCGTCAGATAAAAGTATTACATGGAAAAAATAAGGCTGAAACCCTCTTACAGGATTTCGTAGTGTCAACTGGCAAGTGCAAATTTAGACTATTCTTTTGTAGAACTCAGCTTTTGGTGTTTCAAACTTCAGTTTTTCTCAGGACTCTCTGTGTTTTTCGCGACCAACTGATTCTTTTTGGGGGTTACTGCTGTGCGTTTGTTGATTTCTATTCGTGACTATTGCTGTCCGGTGAAATATGTACTTTTGCTCATGTGACTAGTGTTTATTTTGCAACAGGCAAAGTAACAAAAGAGGCTGAAATCCTGCTAGAGGGTTTCAGCCTTATTTTTTGCCGTGTAAAACTTTTACCGGATCTATATATATTGTAAGGGCTCGTAAACGTGTGATGAGTTGGCTTGGGAGTTAAGGGCTTCATCCCAAGGATTCTAATGCGCTAAAAAGGATCCGAGCCCACTAAAGTATCCACTTTCGGGGTTATCCATTCGGGCGTCTGTGTTTCTCCTTAAAGTTCGCAGTTCCTTGGAGGAGGTGCACTCGTAGAACATAGTGTCTGAAGCAAAATAATTTCTGAAGGCTAAACTCAAAATCGTTGTCAACGCCGAACAATCAGAGAACATCTCCCTCATATTCTTCAACTATGAAGTTTTAAAATTCGACAGGTCGAGTGCAGTCAAAGATTCGCAACCATAGAACATGCTGCGCATATCCGTCACCTTTGCAGTGTCAAAGCTGGAGATGTCGAGCGCCGTCAAAGATTTGCAAAAACGGAACATTCCCTTCATATCCGTCACCTTTGCAGTGTTGAAGCTGGATAGGTCGAGCGCCGTCAAAGATTTGCAATCTGCGAACATGCTGCTCATATCTGTCACCTTTGCAGTGTTGAAGCTGGAGATGTCGAGCGCCGTCAAAGATTCGCAATCCAAGAACATCCTGCTCATATCTGTCACCTTTGCAGTGTTGAAGCTGGATAGGTCGAGTGCCGTCAAAGATTGGCAAAGGCAGAACATCCCGTTCATCTCCGTCACCTTTGCAGTGTCAAAGTTGGATAGGTCGAGTGCCGTCAACGATTTGCAATGAGAGAACATCTCGTTCATATCCGTCACCTTTGCAGTGTCAAAGTTGGATAGGTCGAGCGCCGTCAAAGAGCCGCACCCCTCGAACATCTCGTTCATATCCGTCACCTTTGCAGTGTTGAAGCTGGAGATGTCGAGCGCCGTCAAAGATTGGCAACCTTCGAACATGCCGCTCATATCCGTCACCTTTGCAGTATCAAAGTTGGATAGGTCGAGTGCCGTCAAAGATTGGCAATCCGAGAACATCCCGTTCATATCCGTCACCTTTGCAGTGTTGAAGCTGGAGATGTCGAGTGTCGTCAAAGATTTGCAACCTGCGAACATCCCGTTCATCTCCGTCACCTTTGCAGTGTTGAAGCTGGATAGGTCGAGCGCCGTCAAAGATTGGCAATGATAGAACATTCCCTTCATATCCGTCACCTTTGCAGTGTTGAAGCTGGATAGGTCGAGCGCCGTCAAAGATTGGCAACTACAGAACATCCTGCCCATACCCGTCACCTTTGCAGTGTCAAAGTAGGAGAGGTTGAGCGCCGTCAAAGATTCGCAACCATAGAACATTCCGTTCATATCCGTCACCATTGAAGTGTTGAAGCTGGAGAGGTCGAGTGCAGTCAAAGATCTGCAACCCCAGAACATCTCCCCCATATTCTCCACCTTTGCAGTGTCAAAGCTGGAGAGGTCGAGAGTTCTCAAAGATCTGCAACCCTCGAACATCCCCTTCATATCCGTCACCTGCGAGGTGTTGAGGTATTCAAAACCTTCGATACTTTTAAGCGATCGGAGACCTGTAAACCATCCTGCCGTGGTGGTGGGGCGAAAATCACGGAACGAAGCATCAAAGACTGCAGTGAGAACGTTGGTACTGCGATATCCCCGATTAGTGTAATCGTCCTTTGTCCCCCTTATTCCCCACTTTGTGCCGTCGCGATCGGCACGGAGGGTGTCGTAATAGAAGGTGAGAGTCTTTTGGTCTTCACTGAGTGTACGTAGGCTTCGGGAGTAGTGGTCATAAGGAAAAGGGGATGTATAGGTGGTGAAATGTCGGGAAGATGTGTTTTTATCCTTCTCTTTTGAGGGGGTTAATGTGCAAATATAGATAATTATTGCTGTCCTGTAAAAGTTTTACACGGCAAAAAAATAGGCAGAAATCCCCTTACAGGATTTCTACTTGCCAGAATGTAACGTGTATTGTCAATTCTGATGGCATAAAGTTGTTATTATTCTGTTTATTGCTGTCCGGTAAACTTCAAAACGGCAGAAAAATCCACCCCGAAGCCCTTTAGAATAGGACTTCGGGCTTTCTTTTTCAAAAAAGCAAGCCCCGAAAATCAAATCATGATGGTCGGATTCGCCGCATAGGGGCAGGACAAGAAACGAATGGGAGTTGCCCAAAGCGCGTTGTCCAAAGAAGGCGAGTGCCCCTTTCTTGTGGAAGAAAAATAGGCATTATCTCCTCCTTCTTTCCGTACCAACCCCAAGGGGCGTGTTGCTGTCGTGCAAATGTCTCCCGATTGGGAGGGACAGCGTCTTTTGGGGCATGTTCCAATAGGTAGGGATAAGGCAAAATCTGGCTTAATGGTCAAATGTACTCCTGAAAGGGGGCATAATGCTCTCTTTTTCATACCTTTGGAGGTGTTTATAATGCTATAATGGAATATCATCGTAAAAAAAGTGCCAGAAATGCGGTTCTCATGCTGTAATCCGCAAAGGAGTTAAACGTGGTGCCTCGTATTGGTATTGCAAGAGTTGTCAATGCTATTTTAGTGGTCGTGAAAAGCCTAATAAGGCTGCCATTGTTGAGTTCTATTTACAAGGGCGCCATACATTGCTTGAAACAGCTCAAGAATATGGTATTTCTGTTTCTACCCTACAACGATATCTCAAAAACGTACCCCAAAGTCAGGATGTTTCTTACAGAATTCCCCCCATTGCTATAACGTTACAAATGGATGCTACCTATTGGGGTCGAAACTTTGGAGTAGTCATTTTTCATGGATGCTTCAAGCCACAGAGTATTACACTATCGCTTCTTACGTGGTAAGGAGAGAATTAGTGATTATCAAGCTGGTATATCCTGTCTCCAAGATCAAGGATTTACAATCAGATCCATTGTAAGTGACGCATTATCAGGTATTAAGGAAGCATTTCCTGAGATACCTTATCAGTATTGTCAGTTTCACCAGCTTCAGCGAATAAGACATTTGCTCACCACTAATCCTCGCTTACCTGCGGCCAAAGAACTCAAAGCATTGGCGCATCAACTACACAATCTAGTCGTCTGAGACTTTGAGACATCTCTTGAAAAAAATGGGGAGCAAAAAGTGGAAAGATTTTTTTGCAAGAGAAGTCTTATGGTGAAGATGGCAAATGGCACTTCACTCATAGAAGAACGAGAAGTGCTTTTTATAGTTTAAAAACGCAATCTAAATGCACTATTTACCTTTGAGAATTTCCCTGCCGATCAAGTTCCACGCACTAACAATGCTATTGAGTCTCTTAACTCTGTATTGAAGATGAGATTGCGTCTTCATCGAGGACTTTCGAAAGAGAGGCGAGAACTGCTTATTGAAACATATTAGGGGCTTACAACCCCGATAAACACTAGGGAGTTCAACTATTATAGGAGTACATTTGACCATTAAATGAAAAAGAGAGCATTTTTGCCCCTTTCAGGAGTACATTTGACCATTAAGCCCAAAAATCTCGATGGTTCAGTAAGTCAAAGAGCGTTTGCGCCGGAGGGTCAGGGGCAGTACCTCGACTTTGCGCTATATAGACGCCGCAGTGCGGCGGGATGAAGGAAAAAGTTGTGTTTTATCAAGCGCAAAAAGTAGGAATTTAGTTTCGAATGGTCGAATTTTTTCGTGAGAAAAAAATGCTTCGTTTTTTGAGCATAGGGAGAGAATGAACGAAAACTTGTGGACTTTCTTGCGAAATT